>OBBW01000403.1_pt1 | contig 4583 bp, 4 predicted proteins | sample 1480981 | NCBI WGS metagenome assembly OBBW01 (sample SAMN05301507, study PRJEB22388) | human gut metagenome | isolation source: Infant 2 DOL 28 gut | host: Homo sapiens | place: USA: Pittsburgh, Magee-Womens Hospital of UPMC | collected 2013/2014 | reverse complement strand
AATTTTAATCAGCGAGTCAGCTTGGGAAGAAATGACCTGCTTATTCGCACCTTCCTTAGTGAAATAACTAATCTAAACATAGTGTTCCTTATAAAACTACATCACCAATTTACACAATCTACCACTGTTAGCAGTTCATTGAGCGCTGGTCTGTGCAATGTAAAACGAGATCGATTGGTTAAACTGCCAGCAACGACTAGGAGCAAGTTGCATTTTGGCATTTACGAAACCTTACCTTTGTGTGATTTTGAACCATTTTTTAATGATTGCAATTTACACGATAAAAATAATTCTTTTTTTACAGTCACCTACAATCTACATCATTTTTTGTTGACGTAGATTGAAAGTTAATTCATAATATCTAGGCGATTAGTGCATCTTTGCAAAAGACAAGTGGTTATTGGATACTCCCGTTTTTAGTCAACCGGGAGGTTTTCTCATGAGTATTGGTTCATTACGTCTCGTCTTTGTTTCTGGTGTAATCACCATTATCATCTTTTCATTGCTCTACCTTGCACTTTGGACAGAAAACTCTCTCGACTCTGTTACTAACTTCGGTTGGATGTTAACCGAACTGGCCAAGCGCTTATTGAAGCCATAGAAGCCATAAAGCCCCGTTGGTGATACAGCAACAAGCGGAGCGTAGCGACGTCATCAAGATTGTCAGAGCGATCCCACCTTATCAGGATAACCGTGTACCTTTCGGAGCGTGGCTGAAACGCTGATAGAGCTTGCATGTGGTGTGCAAGTACCAATATCACCATAAACCTGTTTACGCAGCCACAGGGCCGCACATCGGGCTTAAATGCGTGTGATCAGTCTGTCGATGACATAACGATGCCTGGATGGGCTTTTTCTTCACGTTGTACTATCGCGGTGTGAGGATGCAACTGCCGCCAACGCTGAGTTATACTGTCATCTCACCATGTAACTTAGCGTGACAGTTACCAAGGGCGGATCACAACGGTAGAACCCATAGGCGACTAAAATAGGTAACTATTTAAGTTGCTGATAGAGAAGGCTTTTAAGGCTTCTCCACTTGGGGAGAGATCTGGAGCGGGCGAAGGGAATCGAACCCTCGTATAGAGCTTGGGAAGCTCTCGTTCTACCATTGAACTACGCCCGCGAAGAGGTGCGAGAATCATTATAGCCCTTACGCACCCTGTGACAAGCCTGCTGGATGCTGACTGGCGATAAAATAACCTTTTAGCACTTAGGTTTACTTCCCTGCGGCGGCAGGTAACGCAGCGGATCGATGGCTGTCGCCCGGTAGCGGATCTGGAAATGCAGCCGCACTGAGTCGGCATCCGTACTGCCCATGGTGGCAATTTGCTGGCGGGCCTTCACGCTCTGGCCATTATTCACCATTAGCTTATCGTTGTGGGCATAGGCGGTGATGTAATCCTCGCTGTGCTTAATCATGATCAGATTGCCATAGCCGCGCAGCTGATTGCCGACGTAGACCACCTTGCCCGCCCCGGCGGCATACACCGGCTGGCCGCGGGTTCCGGCGATATCAATACCTTTATTGCCGCCATCGGCGGTGGAATAAGGCAGGACCACTTTGCCGCTGGTCGGCCAGCGCCAGCAGCGCTGTCCCACCGGCGGCCAGGAGGACTGAGGTACCGCGGACGAAGGCGTGACCGCCGCGGTGCGCGTAGAGGAAGATTTTTTCTTCGTTGTCTTCGTTGAACTGCTGCCGTTAAGCTTCAGCTTCTGCCCCACCTCAATGGTGTAAGGCGGGGAGATGTTATTCAGGCGGGCCAGATCGCGAACGCTGGTGCCGGTGGTGCGGGAGATGCCGTACAGGGTATCGCCGCGTTTAACGGTGTAGGTGCCACCGGAATCGGAGGTGCTGGAGCAGCCGGCCAGCACCAGGCTTGCCGCCAGCATCAGTGTCATATAAAAGCGTTTCATCATCAGGCATCCTGCACTTAACACAACCACTTACCTCGCAATCAGGGCGAATATCATACCAGTCCGCGGCGCAGGGCGTCATCCCTGATGGCGAAACCATTATCCCCCGTCCCTAGCGCGCGGCCTGCGGCAGGCAGAAATTCATATTTGCGCCACGCGGCGCGGCGGCCTCTCCTCGCTATTGCGCGTTGCCGTTCACAGAGCTGCCTCCAGGGCTTGTTTTGGTAATGCCTTTCTCCCATTTATGGGCTACCCTAGTGGCCTGAGTACATGACCCGGCGGGTTTGTGCCGGGTCATTTTTTATTTTCAGGAGTCGTCATGGCCGGGGAACACGTCATTTTGCTGGATGAGCAGGATCAGCCTGCCGGTATGCTGGAGAAGTATGCCGCCCATACGTTTGATACCCCTTTACATCTCGCGTTTTCCTGCTGGCTGTTTAACCAGCAGGGTCAGTTGCTGGTCACTCGCCGTTCGTTGGGCAAAAAAGCCTGGCCCGGGGTATGGACCAACTCGGTCTGCGGACACCCCCAGCAGGGCGAGACCTTCGAGCAGGCCGTCACGCGCCGCTGTCGCTTCGAACTCGGTGTGGAGATCTCTGATATCGCGCCGGTTCACCCGGCCTTCCGCTACCGGGCGGTCGCCCCAAACGGTATCGTTGAGAATGAAGTGTGCCCGGTATATGCCGCGCGCGTGGTAAGCGAAGTGCAGCCTAACGACGATGAAGTGATGGACTATCAGTGGGTTGACCTGGCAACCATGTTAAGCGCGCTGTCCGCCACGCCGTGGGCGTTCAGCCCGTGGATGGTGCTGGAAGCGGAAAATCGGGACGCCCGCCAGGCGCTGACCGACTTTGTTGCGCGTCTGCGCGGGTAAGCTGACTATTCTCCAGTCCAGGCGCAGCCCTGTGCCTGTCATTAATGCCTGGCGGCGCTACGCTTGCACAGGCCTACGGTTCTGCGCCATTGCGTAGCCCGGATAAGGCGTTTACGCCGCCATCCGGGATCCCCGGCTTGCGCTGCGCTGAGCCAGGCTACGCCAGCCTTAGGACCTCACATCAGACATAAAAAAACCCGGCAAGCCGGGTTTTTTGCTTTTCGCGAAGGGCGATTATTTCTGCGGACGCATCGCCGGGAACAGAATAACGTCGCGGATGGTGTGGCTGTTGGTGAACAGCATGACCATACGGTCGATACCGATACCCAGACCAGCGGTCGGCGGCAGGCCGTGTTCCAGCGCGGTGACATAGTCTTCGTCATAGAACATTGCTTCGTCGTCGCCTGCGGCTTTCGCATCAACCTGATCCTGGAAGCGCTGCGCCTGGTCTTCGGCGTCGTTCAGCTCGCTAAAGCCGTTACCGATCTCACGGCCGCCAATGAAGAATTCAAAGCGGTCGGTGATTTCCGGGTTGACGTCGTTACGGCGCGCCAGCGGAGAAACTTCCGCCGGGTATTCGGTGATGAAGGTCGGCTGGATCAGGTGCGCTTCCGCCACTTCTTCGAAGATCTCGGTCACGATACGGCCCAGACCCCAGCTCTTCTCCACTTTGATGCCGATAGATTCAGCGATCGCTTTCGCGGAATCAAAGTTATCCAGATCCGCCATCTCGGTTTCCGGACGGTATTTCTTGATCGCTTCGCGCATGGTCAGTTTTTCAAACGGCTTGCCGAAGTCGAACACCTGGTCGCCGTAAGGCACTTCGGTATTGCCGAGGATGTCCTGCGCCAGGGTGCGGAACAGAGATTCGGTCAGCTCGATCAGATCTTTATAATCCGCATAAGCCATGTAGAGTTCCATCATGGTGAACTCTGGGTTATGACGAACGGAGATCCCTTCGTTACGGAAGTTACGGTTGATCTCGAAGACGCGTTCGAAGCCGCCAACCACCAGACGCTTGAGGTACAGTTCCGGCGCGATACGCAGGTACATGTCCAGATCCAGCGCGTTATGATGGGTGATGAACGGACGCGCGGAAGCGCCGCCCGGGATCACCTGCATCATCGGGGTTTCTACTTCCATAAAGCCGCGGCCAACCATGAACTGACGGATGCCCGCCAGGATCTGCGAACGCACTTTGAAGGTCTTACGAGATTCATCGTTGGAGATCAGGTCCAGGTAACGCTGACGGTAACGCGCTTCCTGATCCTGCAGGCCGTGGAATTTGTCCGGCAGCGGGCGCAGAGCTTTAGTCAACAGACGCAGCTCGGTGCAGTGGATGGATAGCTCACCGGTTTTGGTCTTGAACAACTTACCGCGGGCGGCGATGATGTCGCCGAGGTCCCACTTTTTGAACTGGTCGTTATAAACGCCTTCCGCCAGGTCATCACGCGCCACGTACAGCTGGATGCGGCCGCCTACGTCCTGCAGGGTCACGAAGGACGCTTTACCCATGATACGACGGGTCATCATGCGGCCAGCAACGGCCACTTCAACGTTCAGCGCTTCCAGCTCTTCGTTTTCTTTGCCATCGAAGTCAGCGTGCAGTTGGTCAGAGGTATAGTCACGACGGAAATCGTTCGGGAATGCGACGCCCTGCTCACGCAGCGCAGCCAGCTTCTCGCGACGGGTTTTCAGTTCATTATTAAGGTCAATTGCCGCGTCAGCGCCCTGTGCTTGTTGTTCAGACATGTTGGTTCCTCATAACCCTGCTTTCAAACTTGCTTCGATA
>OBBW01000312.1_pt1 | contig 12145 bp, 9 predicted proteins | sample 1480981 | NCBI WGS metagenome assembly OBBW01 (sample SAMN05301507, study PRJEB22388) | human gut metagenome | isolation source: Infant 2 DOL 28 gut | host: Homo sapiens | place: USA: Pittsburgh, Magee-Womens Hospital of UPMC | collected 2013/2014 | reverse complement strand
AGCGACGCCGGCCATCGGGTGCACTACCGGGTGGTGGAAGGCGGGCACGACGCGCTGTGCTGGCGCAGCGGCCTGACCGACGGGCTGCAGGCGGTCTGGGCCTCCGCTTTCGCCACCGCTCATCCGGCATCGGCGACGGCAACGGCACGAGGAACACATGATGGAAAGCCTGAATCCGTTCGATGATCAACAGCAGCGCAGCCTGGTGCTGCGCAACGTACAACAACAATACAGTTTGTGGCCGGATTTCCGCGCCATTCCGTCTGATTGGGCGATCGTCTTCGGCCCGGCGGCGCGCACCGCGTGCACCGAGTGGCTGGAACAGCATTGGCAAGACATTCTGCCGGTCGCAGCAAGCAAGGCGTGACCGGCGCCAGGTAATCACGGGAGCAATAAGCAGTGTCACACACCCCTAACTCTCTCAGCGGCCCGGCGCTTGCGGGCGAATGGCCGCTGGTCGCGGCGCAACCCGGCATCTGGGTCGCCGATCAAATCTCCCCGCATCGCAATGCCTACGCGGTGGCCCACGCCATCGAACTCAACGGCCCCATTGCCGTAGAGCCTCTGCTGCAGGCCATCATCCAGGGCCTGGGCGAGGTGGACATGCTGCGCCTGCGTTTTGCGGAACGTGACGGCGTGCCGGTGCAATGGTTGGATAACACGCTGGCGGTGCACGAGCCGGAACTCGTCGATCTGACGACGTCGCCGGATCCCGAAGCCGCCGCGCGCGCGCTGATGGACATCGATCTGGCGAGCGATCTGCGCGCTGGCAGCGGCGCGCCGCTGTATCGCCATGTGGTGATGCGCCTGGCGGATGACCGCTGGTTCTGGTATCAGCGCTATCATCATCTGCTGGTGGACGGTTTCAGCTTCACCGCCATCGCTCGCCGCGTGGCGGCGATTTACACCCATCTTTGCCGCGGCGACGCGCTGGAACCGACGCCTTTCACGGCGTTCAGCGACGTGGTGGCGGAATACCAGGCTTACCGGGAGGCGCCGGCCTGGCAACGCGACGCCGATTTCTGGCTCGAAAAAGCGCGGCAGCTGCCGCCGCCGGCCACGCTCTGCCCGCAGCCGCTGGCCGGGCAAACCCCCACGCCGCGCATCCATCGATTGGAACAGCGCTGCGATCCGCAGGCCTTCGCCGAACTGGTGCAATGCGGCGCGCAGCAGAAGCTGAACGCCGCCGATATGGCGGTGGCGCTGGTGGCGCTGTGGGTATCGCGCCTGAGCGGCCAACCGAGTTTCAGCGCCGGTTTTATCTTCATGCGCCGTACCGGATCGGCCGCCCTGTGCGCCGCCGGGCCGGTGATCAACGTGCTGCCGATGGAGATGCATCTCGAGCCGCAGGCCACGCTGTATGAGGCCGCCGCCCGCATCAGCCGCGAGCTGAAAACGGTGCGCCGCCATCAGCGCTACGACGCCGAGCAGGTGCAGCGCGATCTGGGGCGCATCGGCGACGGCGAACCGCTGTACGGCACGGTCTTCAACTTCAAAATGTTCGATTACCAGCTGGATTTCGCCGGTATCGAAGGCATCACTCACGATCTGGCCTCCGGGCCGGTGCGCGATCTGGAGATTGCGCTGTTTATCGACGAACACCATCAGTTGAAGGTGGAGCTGCTGGCCAACGCCGAGCGTTACGGCCGCCAGGAACTGCAGGCGCACCTGCAGCGGCTGCCGCTGCTGCTGGCGCAGTTCGCCGCGCAGGCAACGTTGCCGATCGGCGAAGCCGATATGCTGACCGCCGACGATCATGCGCTGCTGGCGCGGGTCAACGACACGGCGCACCCGGTGCCGGCGACCACGCTGAGCCAGCTGCTGGCGCAGCAGGCGCAAACCACGCCGGACGCGCCGGCGCTGGCGGATGCGCATTTCAATTTCACCTACCGCGAAACGCGCGAGCAGGTCATGGCGCTGGCGCGCGAGCTGGTTGCGCAGGGCGTGCGGCCGGGCGACATCGTGGCGGTGGCGCTGCCGCGTTCGGTGTTCCTGTCGCTGGCGTTGATGGCGATCGTGGAAGCGGGCGCCGCCTATCTGCCGCTGGACACCGGTTATCCGGACGAGCGGCTGGCGATGATGCTGGAAGACGCCGCGCCCCGGCTGGTCATCACCAACCCGGCGCAGCAGGCGCGGTTCGCCGACAAGGGCGAAATTTTGCTGTATGACGCGCCGCTGCCGGCCGATCACGCCGCCGGGGTGGCGATCGCGGGCCCGACGCCGAACCATGCGGCCTATATCATCTTTACCTCCGGCTCCACCGGGCGCCCGAAAGGCGTGCTGGTCGGCCATCAGGCGATCGTCAACCGCTTGCTGTGGATGCAGCACCAGTATCCGCTGGGGGCGGACGACGCGGTGCTGCAGAAAACGCCGTGCAGTTTCGACGTCTCGGTATGGGAATTCTTCTGGCCGCTGATGGTCGGCGCCCGGCTGGTGATGGCGCCGCCGGAGGCGCACCGCGATCCGCAGCAGCTGCAACAGCTGATCGCGCAGCACCGCATTACCACGCTGCACTTCGTGCCGTCGATGCTGGCGGCTTTCGTTGCCGCCCTGGACGACGACGCGGCGGTGGCGAGCTGCGCCGCGCTGCGCCAGGTGTTCTGCAGCGGCGAAGCGCTGCCGGCGGAGCTGTGCCGCCTGTGGCAAAGCCGCACGGCGGTGCCGCTGCACAACCTCTACGGCCCGACCGAAGCGGCGGTGGACGTGACCTGGCATCCGGCCTACGGCGACGCGCTGGCGAAGGTGACCGGCGCCAACGTGCCGATCGGCCTGCCGGTATGGAACACCGGGCTGCGCATTCTTGACGCGCGCCTGCGGCCGGTGCCGCCGGGCGTGGCGGGCGATCTGTATCTGACCGGCGTGCAGCTGGCGCACGGCTACCTTGGCCGGCCGGATCTGACCGCCAGCCGCTTTGTCGCCGATCCGTTCGGCGAGGGCGGGCGCATGTACCGCACCGGCGACGTGGCGCGCTGGCTGCCGGACGGCGCGGTGGAATATTTGGGCCGCAGCGACGATCAGCTGAAGATCCGCGGGCAGCGGATCGAGCTGAGCGAAATCGACCACGCCTTGCTGTCGCTGCCGGGCGTGCGCCAGGCGGTGACGCACGCGCTGGTGTTGCAGGGCACGCCGGTGGACGCTGGCGGCGATGCGCGCCAGTTGGTGGGCTATCTGGTGATGCAGCCTGGCGCGAGCTGGGATGCGGAAGCCCTGCGCGCGGCGCTGGCCGACCGGCTGCCGCCGCACATGGTGCCGGTGGCGCTGGTGGAAATGAGCGATTTGCCGCTGAGCGCCAACGGCAAGCTGGATCGCAAGGCCTTGCCGCAGCCGCAGGGCGGCGAGCGCAAGGCTGGACGGCCGCCGCAGGCCGGGCTGGAAAGCGAGATCGCGGCGGTATTTGCCCGATTGCTGCAGCGCGAGCAGGTGTTCGCCGATGACGATTTCTTCGCGCTCGGCGGCCATTCGCTGCTGGCGATGCGGCTGGCGGCGGAGCTGCGCCGCGATCTGGGCAAGGCGGTGTCCGTCGGCCAGGTAATGGTGGCGTCGCGCGTCGAGCAGCTGGCTGTCTTGTTAGCGGAAGATCGCACGCAGGAAGAGGCCGATCGCAGCGGCTTCGACAGCGTATTGCCGCTGCGCGTCACCGAGGGGCCGACGCTGTTCTGTCTGCACCCGGCGTCCGGTTTCTCTTGGCAGTTCAGCGTATTGCCGCGCTATCTCGATCAGCACTGGTCGCTGGTCGGTATCCAGTCGCCGCGGCCGGACGGCCCGCTGGCACTGAGCGAAGATATGGATCAGGTGGTGGATGCCCACCTGCAGACGGTGTTGCAGGTACAGCCGCACGGGCCGTACCACTTCATCGGCTATTCGCTGGGCGGCACGCTGGCGCAGGGCATTGCCGCCCGGCTGCAGGCGCGCGGCGAGCAGGTGGCGTTCCTCGGCCTGCTGGATACCTATCCGCCGGAGACCCAAAACTGGGACGTGATGCTGGACGACAACGTGTTGAAGGAGGTGCAGCGCGAGCGCGAGCAGTTCCTGGCGGTGTCGCAGGATACGCTCGATCCGGCGCTGGGCGAGACGCGCACCGCGATGTTCGACAACATTGAAGCCAACTACGCCGACTCGGTGCGGTTGTTGTCGCACACGCGTACTGCCCGTTTCCACGGCCAGGCGACGCTGTTCGTCGCCAAACGCACGCTGCAGGAAGGGATGGACGTGCAGCAAACCTGGTCGCAGTACGTCGATGCGCTGCAGGCGCACGAGCTGGACTGTGCGCATGTCGATATCGTTTCGCCGGCGTCGTTCAAAGTGCTGGGGCCGCTGCTGAACCGGATCTTGCGCACGCTGTAATCGCGTCCGTCATCTCGCCGCCAGGCACGGGGATGACCCCGCGTGTGGCGGCGTTTCTTGCGGTTGCTCACGGTTGAATATCAATGAGTTTTATTATCATTATTGATTTCGCCATCTGTGCTAGCATAGCGCCCCGCAACTGCAGAATCCCCGTTTAACGATGTGGTGAAAAACCGATGAGTAGCAAACCCTCCATCCTGCTTGATTTTAGCCTGCTGAAAACCAACCGGGCTTTCCGCGCGGTATTCTGCGCGCGCTTTATTTCCATTGTGGCGCTGGGGCTGATGGCGATCGCCATCCCGGTGCAGATCCAGGCGCTGACCGGTTCCACCCTGCAGGTCGGGCTGGCGGTGACGCTGGCCGGTGGCGGCATGTTCGCCGGGCTGTTGATGGGGGGCGTATTGGCCGATCGCTATGAGCGGCGCCGACTGATCCTGTTCGCGCGCTCCACCTGTGGCATCGGCTTCGTCGGCCTGTGCCTCAATGCCCTGTTGCCGTCGCCTTCGCTGGCGGCCATTTATCTGCTGGCGGTGTGGGACGGCTTCTTCGGCGCGGTGGGGGTGACGGCGCTGCTGGCGGCCACGCCGGCGCTGGTGGGCCGCGAAAACATCGTGCAGGCGGGCGCCATCAGCATGCTGACGGTGCGCTTCGGCTCGATCCTTTCTCCGGCGATCGGCGGCCTGGTGATCGCCCATATGGGCATTGCCTGGAACTACGGCCTGGCGGCGTTCGGCACCCTGCTGACGCTGCTGCCGCTGCTGAGCCTGCCGCAGCTGATGCCGCCGCCGCAGCCGCGTGAACACCCGCTGCGCGCGCTGGCGGGCGGTTTCGCCTTCCTGTTCCAGAACAAGGTGATCGGCATGGTGGCGCTGATCGGCGCGCTGCTGACCATGGCCAGCGCGGTGCGCGTTCTGTACCCGGCGATGGCGGAAAGCTGGCACATCGACGCCGCCCACCTCGGCTATATGTACGCCGCCGTGCCGCTCGGCGCCGCCATCGGTGCTTTCACCAGCGGGCGCGTGGCGCACGTGGCGCGCCCCGGATGGGTGATGCTGCTGACGGCGATCGCGGCGTTCGCCGCCATTGGCCTGTTCGGCCTGATGCCGTGGTACAGCCTGGCGTTGCTGTGCCTGGTGGCGTTCGGCTACCTGAGCGCGCTGAACTCGCTGCTGCAATACGGCCTGATCCAGAGCCTGACGCCGGATAACTTCCTCGGCCGCATCAACGGCCTGTGGACGGCGCAAAACGTGGTGGGCGATGCGCTGGGCGCGTTGCTGCTGGGGGCGATGGGCGCCTTTATGCTGCCGGCGATGAGCGCCAGCGGTTTCGGTTTCGGCGCGGCGCTGCTCGGCATCCTGTTGCTGTTCGCCATGACCGGTTTACGCCAGGTGACGCTGCACAAACCGGAGCCGCAGCCCGCCACAGAAAAGTAGTCGAACGCGTTAAGACAACGCTGTGGGATCAAATAGCAATGCTTATCATCGGCATGCGTAAAACCCACAGCGTTTATGTCATGATTTTGAAATGAAAGAAGTGCTTACGTTTATTGACATGGCAAATATCGGCGAGTAATTTAGCGCGGAATTAACTCAAATGATAATCATTATTATATTGGTTATCACTTCAAAATCTGAGGGCGAAGCGATGGATACTGCCGTGAACGACATCAATCGAAAGGAAATGCAGGAGCGCGAAGAACACCGGTTCGCCGCTGATTTTTCTCCGGCGTCGGGCTTCTTCTTTACCTCCCCTTTCCGCAGCTTGACCACCACCGGATGTTTCAGCCGCATTCGCCTGCCGGCCGCGGACGGCGCCGACCTGAACGGCGAGTTCCAGCGCAGCGTGCGGCAGGCGTTTGCCGAGGCTCGTCAGGCCGGCATCAAAAATCCGCTGCTGTGCGGCGCTATCCCGTTCGATACCCGGCAGCCTTCGGCGCTGTTTATTCCGCAGCAGAGCCGCTGGTTCGATCGCGCCGCTTTTATGGCCGGCGTTCAGCCGGCGGCAGAGGGGCCGGAGCTGGCTGGCATAACGGAGCTGCCGCCGCAGCAGCCGTTCATGAACATGGTCAGCGATGCTGTTGACGCGATGAAGGCCGGTGAGCTGGATAAAGTGGTCTTGTCGCGCCTGCTGGAGATCGAAACGCGCCGGCCGGTGGATCGCCATGCGCTGATGGCGCGCGTGATCGCCCAAAACCCGCACGGTTTCCACTTCCACGTGCCGCTGGAGCAGGGCGCGCTGTTGGGCGCCAGCCCGGAGCTGCTGTTGCGCCAGGACGGCGGCCGTTTCTATTCCAACCCGCTGGCCGGTTCCGCCCGGCGCGAGGCCGACCCGCAGCGCGATCGCGAAGTGGGGGAGCGGCTGATGGCCTCGGCGAAAGATCGCCACGAGCATCGCATCGTCACCGAAAGCATGCGTGACGTGCTGGCCGGCCGCTGCCGCTACCTGAATGTGCCGCACACCCCCGAATTGTTGACCACCACCACGCTGTGGCACCTCTCCACGCCGATCGACGGCGAGGCAGCGTCTCCAGACGAAAATGCCCTGTCGCTGGCCTGCCTGCTGCACCCAACGCCAGCGCTGTGCGGCATGCCGACGGCCGAGGCGCACGCCCTGATCGGCAAGCTGGAGCCGTTCGATCGCGGCCTGTTCGGCGGCATCGTCGGTTGGTGCGATGACGAAGGCAACGGCGAGTGGGTAGTGACTATCCGCTGCGGCACCGTTGACGGCAACCGGGTGCGTCTGTTCGCCGGCGCCGGCATTGTGGAAGACTCTTCACCCGAATCTGAATGGCATGAAACAGGCACCAAACTCAGCACCATTCTGCGTGCCTTTGGTATGAATCAAGGATAACGACAAGATGAGCATTGCCTTTACCCCCTGGCCGGCGGAGTTTGCCAGCCGCTATCGCGAACGCGGCTACTGGACTGACAAGCCGCTGACCGAGATCCTCGATCGCCAGGCCAACAACGACGCCCCGGCGATTATCGACGCCCAGGGCAGCCTGACCTACCGCGAGTTGCAACAGCGCTCCGATCGCCTGGCGGCCGCTCTGCTGCGCCGCGGCGTAAAATCCGGCGACACCGCATTGGTCCAGCTGGGCAACGTGGCGGAGTTCTATATCGTGTTCTTCGCGCTGCTGAAAATTGGCGTGGCGCCGGTCAACGCGCTGTTCAGCCATCAGCGCAGCGAGCTGAACGCCTATGCCGAGCAGATCAAACCGGCGCTGCTGATCGCCGATCGCCAGCACGGGCTGTTTGCCGACGATCAATTCCTGAACGCCTTCCGCGATGCGCATCCTTCGCTGCGGGTTGTGGCGCTGCGCAGCCAGCCCGAGGGCGAGCTGGCGCTGGCCGCCTGGCTGGACGAAGCGAGCGACGGTTTTGTCGCGCAGCCTTCCGCGGCCGATCAGGTGGCGTTCTTCCAGCTTTCCGGCGGCAGCACCGGCACGCCGAAGCTGATCCCGCGCACCCACAATGATTACTACTACAGCATTCGCCGCAGCGTGGAGATCTGCCGTTTCGACGCGCAGACCCGCTACCTGTGCGCGCTGCCGGTGGCGCATAACTACCCGATGAGTTCGCCGGGCGTGCTGGGCGTGTTTTATGGCGCCGGGCTGGTGGTGTTCGCCGCCGATCCGGACGCCGGGCAGTGCTTCCGTCTGATCGAACAGCACCAAATCAACGTGACGGCGCTGGTGCCGCCGGCGGTCACGCTGTGGCTGCAGGCGATCGAAGAGTGGGGCGGCAATGCCCAGCTCGCCAGCCTGAAACTGCTGCAGGTGGGCGGCGCCAAGCTGGGCGAGACGCTGGCGGCGCGCATTCAGAACGAAATCGGCTGCCAACTGCAGCAGGTGTTCGGCATGGCGGAAGGGCTGGTGAACTACACCCGGCTGGACGACGACGAACGCCACATCCTGACGACGCAAGGGCGGCCAATGTCGCCGGACGACGAGGTGTGGGTGGCGGATGACGACGGCAATCCATTGCCGGCGGGCGAGGTCGGCCGGTTGATGACGCGCGGGCCTTATACCTTCCGCGGTTACTACCAAAGCCCGGCGCACAACGCCGACGCCTTCGACGCCGACGGTTTCTACTGCTCCGGCGATCTGATCAGTATCAGCGAAGACGGCTACATCACCGTGCAGGGGCGGCAGAAAGATCAGATCAACCGCGGCGGAGAGAAGATCGCCGCCGAGGAGATCGAGAACCTGCTGCTGCGTCATCCGGACGTGATCAACGCCGCGCTGGTGTCGATGCCGGACGCGCTGATGGGGGAGAAGAGCTGCGCCTATATCATCGCCAACGCGCCGCTGAAGCCGGTGGTGCTGCGCCGCCACCTGCGCGAGCAGGGCGTGGCGGACTTCAAACTGCCGGATCGCTTTATTCAGGTGGACAGCCTGCCGCTGACCCCGGTCGGCAAAGTGGACAAAAAACGGCTGCGCCAGCAGCTCGACGCGCAACTACAGACTCAGGCTCAGGGAGATTAATCGATGGCCATTCCAAAACTTAATGACTACGCGCTGCCGACGGCGGACGAACTGCCGCAAAATAAAGTCACCTGGCAGGTAGAACCGCAGCGCGCCGCGCTGCTGATCCACGACATGCAGCAGTATTTCCTCAATTTCTGGGGCGAAGACAGTGCGCTGATTAAACAGGTGGTGGAGAACATCGCCAACCTGCGCCGCTACTGCAAACAGCAGGGCATCCCGGTGTTCTATACCGCGCAGCCGAACCAGCAGAGCGATGAAGATCGCGCACTGTTGAACGACATGTGGGGGCCGGGCCTGAACAAACACCCCGAGCAGCAGGCGGTGACCGCCGCGCTGGCGCCGGACGAAGACGACACGGTGCTGGTGAAATGGCGCTACAGCGCCTTCCACCGCTCGCCGCTGCAGGAGATCCTGCAGGAGTCCGGCCGCGATCAGCTGATTATCTGCGGCGTGTATGCGCACATCGGCTGCCTGACCACCGCCATCGACGCCTTCATGCGCAATATCCAGCCGTTCATGGTGGCCGACGGCCTGGCGGATTTCTCGCGCGACGAACACCTGATGGCGCTGCGCTACACCGCCGGCCGCTGCGGCCGGGTGGTGACCACCGCGTCTCTGTTGCCGGCTGCCGGTATCGCCAGCATCGATGCGCTGCGTCAGCAGATCCTGCCGCTGTTGGACGAGGACAGCGAAGACATGGGCAACGATGAGAACCTGATCGATTACGGCCTGGATTCGGTGCGCATCATGGAGCTGGCGACCCGCTGGCGCAAGATCCGCGGCGATATCGACTTTATCGCGCTGGCGCGCAACCCGACCATCGACAGCTGGTGGGCGCTGCTTTCCGAAGAGAAAGCCTGATTTTAATCACGAGAGAGGGCGGCCGCTCGGCCGCCCCGTTGGTTCTATAAGGAGATTACGATGAATGCTTTGATCACCAAGGGAAAACGTGCGGCATTTCCGCTGATGCTGCTGTCCACGCTGCTGTTCTCCAATACGCTGCTGGCGCAGACCGCGCCGGAAGTGCTGCGCAAGCCGGTTGGCAAGGGCGCCTATGAAATGGCCTACAGCCCGAGCGAGAACGCGCTCTATCTGGCGACGTCGCAGAGCCGCAAGCTGGACAAGGGCGGCATCGTTTATCGTCTGGATCCGACCACGCTGGACGTGACCCAGATTATTCATAATGACATCAAACCGTTCGGCGCCGCCGTCAACGCCAAGACCGGCACGCTGTTCTTCGGCAACACGGTCAATAACTCGGTGACCGCCATCGACGCCAAGACCGGCGACGTGAAAGGCCGCCTGGTGCTGGACGCGCGCAAGCGCTCCGAGACCGTCAAGCCGCTGGCGCCGCGCGAACTGGTGGCGGATGCCGACAGCGATACCCTGTACATCACCGGGCTGGGTGAATCCAGCGTGGTGTGGGTGGTGGACGGCAAGGATCTGACCCTGCGCGCCACCGTGACCGACACCGGCAAATACGGCACCGGCCTGGCGCTGGACGCCGCCGCCAAACGTCTGTATGTCACCAACGCCGACGGCGAGCTGGTGACCATCGACACCCAATCCAACAAGGTGCTGTCGCGCAAGAAGCTGGATGAGTCCAAAGAGCACTTCTTCCTGAACATCAGCCTGGATACCGCTACCCATCGTGCGTTCATCACCGACTCCAAGCAGCCGCAGGTGCTGGTGGTGGATACCCGCAACGGCAACATTCTGAGCAAGATCGACGTACCGGAATCGCTGGCGGTGCTGTTCAACCCGGCGCGCAATGAAGTTTACGTCACCCATCGCCAGGCGGGCGAAGTGAGCGTAATCGACGCCAAGAGCTACAAGGTGCTGAACACCATCAAGACGCCGACCCACCCGAACAGCCTGGCGCTGTCGCCGGACGGTCAGACGCTGTACGTCAGCATCAAGCAGGCTTCCAGCCGCGAGAAAGAAGCCACCGCGCCGGACGACGTGATCCGCGTAGCGCTGAAATAATCCCGCTCAGGGTACGCGCATATCGAACAGGCGAAGCGGCGACGCTCCGCCTGTTTTTTTTCGCCCAAGGATCTGCGGTATAAAGAGTGTATTGATCCGTTAACCCGAAGGAACGTTGGTTATGCCTGCCTCGCGTACCCCGCTGTTATTGTCCGTTATCACCCTGCTGCTGCTGGCCGCGCTGATCCACAGCGGCATCCGCCCTTACGATCGCACCACCTGGCTGATGGAGGTGGCGCCGGTATTGGTAGTTTTGCCGCTGCTGTGGCTGACTTATCGCCGCTATCCGCTGACGCCGCTGCTCTACACGCTGATTTTATTTCATGCGCTGATCCTGATTTTCGGCGGCATGTACAGCTACGCCCGCGTACCGCTGGGGTTTGAGGTGCAGCAGTGGCTGGATCTTGGCCGCAACCCATACGACAAACTGGGGCATTTCTTCCAGGGATTGGTGCCGGCGCTGGTGGCGCGCGAGATCCTCCAGCGCGGCGGCTATGTGCAGGGCCGCAAGATGCTGGGCTTTGTGGTGTGCTGCATCGCGCTGGCCATCAGCGCCGTTTACGAGCTGATCGAGTGGTGGGCGGCGCTGGCGCTGGGCCAGGGCGCCGACGAGTTTCTCGGCACCCAGGGTGACCCGTGGGATACCCAGTCCGACATGTTCTGCGCCTTGCTCGGCGCGCTATGCGGTTTGCTGCTGTTCGCCGGTTGGCAAGACCGGCAAATTCGCCGCCTGTGTCGATAAATCTTGGTAACAAAGGCGTGGTTGGAGGGGGCTGCATTTAATCGCGTTTACCGCCGGTTCAGCGTATTTGTGCTATATCACTGGTTCGGAGCGGCTGTTTGAATGCGAGACTGAGTTTGATCATTACCCCCTTATCCCGAAAAGCGTACGCAGTATGGATGTCGTTAACGATAGTGCTCAGCTTTGCGTGGCTAAATCTTTTGGATCTCTATAACAACGACACGTTGTTCTTTCAGAAGTTAACGATTTCCGTCATCAATAACACCTCGTTCGCCGATGTCGTCGCCTCTTACCTGAGACTGATTCTGTATCTGCCTTTCGGGCTGTTGGCGATCGTGTTGACGCTGTTGTTTTGCGCCCGGCGGCTATGCGATACCCGGTTCTTTGTGCTCGCTTGGCCGATTTCTCTGGCGGTCTTCTTGGTCTTTTGGTTTGTTAATGTCGCTTTCCCCGGACATCTCAATCTGGTGTTGGTCGCTAAATCTTGCGTACTGGCACTGATTGGGCTGGTTCCGCCGAGGAAACGAGAGGCCGAATAATCGAACGCAGTTCGATGAAGAGTCCGTACCCAGAAAGCGAAAAAC
>OBBW01000264.1_pt1 | contig 19238 bp, 20 predicted proteins | sample 1480981 | NCBI WGS metagenome assembly OBBW01 (sample SAMN05301507, study PRJEB22388) | human gut metagenome | isolation source: Infant 2 DOL 28 gut | host: Homo sapiens | place: USA: Pittsburgh, Magee-Womens Hospital of UPMC | collected 2013/2014 | reverse complement strand
GTATATTACGCTTTCCTCTTTCAGAGTCAACCCTAATTTTCAGGATTTTTTCTCTGCGACCCCCGGATACTCTGTGAAGTTGTTCACATGTTCCGTGTCGATGGAGGCGCATTATAGGGAGTTCCTCGCAGGCCGCAACAGGTATTTTCCGCAAAAACGATCGTTCGCTGCATTCCACAGCAAAACCCCGCCTTATACCCACTTGCACACAGTGTTATCCACAGATGCGATTTGCACGGAAAATTTACGAGCGCCACGCAAACGTTTTCGCTACAATTCCCCGCGACGAAACGATCCCCTTTTTATGGGGGCGCTACCTGAATATGCGCCTGCCCCTCCCTTTATAAGGCAAAAAACCCTTCCTTATAGAGAGAACGAGGTGGACATTCACGTAACGCTCTTTAATTGCGACTCAAAGCCAAGGGATAAAACCATGCAACAACCTCGTCCAATCCGCCGGGCCCTGCTCAGCGTGTCTGACAAAGCCGGTATCGTTGAATTCGCCGAAGCGCTTTCCCAGCGCGGCGTTGAACTGCTCTCCACCGGCGGCACCGCTCGCCTGCTGGCAGACGCCGGTCTGCCCGTTACCGAAGTTTCCGACTACACCGGCTTCCCGGAGATGATGGACGGACGAGTAAAGACCCTGCACCCGAAAGTTCACGGCGGTATTCTCGGCCGCCGCGGCCAGGACGACGCCGTCATGACTCAGCATGACATCAAGCCTATCGACATGGTGGTCGTCAATCTGTACCCGTTCGCCCAAACCGTGGCGCGCCCGGATTGCTCGCTGGAAGACGCGGTCGAGAATATCGATATCGGCGGCCCGACCATGGTGCGCTCCGCCGCCAAGAACCATAAAGACGTCGCCATCGTAGTGAAGAGCAGCGACTACGCCGCCATTATTACCGAGATGGACAACAACGACGGCTCGCTGCGCTATGCCACCCGCTTCGATCTCGCCATCAAGGCCTTCGAGCACACCGCCGCCTACGACAGCATGATCGCCAACTACTTCGGCGCGCTGGTGCCGGCGTACCATGGCGAGACCGAGCAGCCGTCCGGCCGCTTCCCGCGCACCCTGAACCTCAACTACATCAAGAAGCAGGATATGCGCTACGGTGAGAACAGCCACCAGCAGGCTGCCTTCTATATAGAAGAAGAGGTAAAGGAAGCGTCCGTCGCGACCGCCGAACAGCTGCAGGGCAAGGCGCTGTCTTATAACAACATCGCCGATACCGACGCCGCGCTGGAATGCGTGAAAGAGTTCGCCGAGCCGGCCTGCGTGATCGTCAAACACGCCAACCCTTGCGGCGTGGCGATCGGCGATGACATCCTGGCCGCCTACGAGCGCGCTTACCAAACCGACCCGACCTCCGCCTTTGGCGGCATCATCGCCTTTAACCGCGAGCTGGATGCCGCCACCGCGCAGGCGATCATCAGCCGCCAGTTCGTGGAAGTGATCATCGCGCCAAACGTCACCCAGGAAGCGCGCTCCCTGCTGGCCGCCAAGCAGAACGTGCGCGTGCTGGCCTGCGGCCAGTGGCAGCAACGCGTGGCGGGGCTGGACTTCAAGCGCGTCAACGGCGGCCTGCTGGTGCAGGATCGCGATCTGGGCATGGTAACCGCCGCCGATCTGCGTGTGGTATCCGAGCGTCAGCCGACCGAACAGGAACTGCGCGACGCGCTGTTCTGCTGGAAAGTGGCCAAGTTCGTGAAATCCAACGCCATCGTTTATGCACGTGACAACATGACCATCGGCATAGGCGCTGGCCAGATGAGCCGCGTTTACTCCGCCAAGATCGCCGGCATCAAAGCGGGCGATGAAGGGCTGGAAGTGAAAGGGTCTGCCATGGCCTCCGACGCCTTCTTCCCGTTCCGCGACGGCATCGATGCCGCGGCGGCGGTCGGCATCACCTGCGTGATCCAGCCGGGCGGCTCGATCCGCGACGACGAAGTGATCGCCGCCGCCAACGAACACGGCATCGCCATGATCTTTACCGACATGCGTCACTTCCGCCATTAATTCCTTTTGCCGCGTGCGCTCCGGCGCACGCCATTCGTGGAGCCCCTGATGAACATTTTGATTATCGGCAACGGCGGGCGCGAGCACGCGCTGGCCTGGAAAGCCGCCCAGTCTCCGCTGGCGGATAAAGTCTACGTTGCGCCGGGCAATGCCGGCACCGCGCTGGAAGCCAATCTGGAAAACGTGGCGATCGCCGCCACCGACATCCCTGCCCTGGTCGCTTTCGCCCAGAGCCATGACATCGGTCTGACCATCGTCGGGCCGGAAGCGCCGCTGGTGATCGGCGTGGTCGATGCCTTCCAGGCCGCCGGTTTGAAAATCTTCGGCCCGTCGCAGGCCGCCGCGCAGCTCGAAGGCTCCAAAGCCTTCACCAAAGATTTCCTGGCGCGCCACCGCATCCCGACCGCCGAATATGAAAACTTTACCGAGGTGGAGCCGGCGCTGGCCTATGTGCGCCGCAAAGGTGCACCGATCGTCATCAAGGCCGATGGCCTGGCGGCCGGTAAAGGCGTGATCGTCGCGATGACGCTGCAGGAAGCGGAAGAGGCGGTGCGAGACATGCTGGCCGGCAACGCCTTCGGCGACGCCGGTCATCGCATCGTGGTGGAAGAGTTCCTCGACGGCGAAGAAGCCAGCTTCATAGTGATGGTCGACGGCGAGAACGTGGTGCCAATGGCCACCAGCCAGGACCACAAGCGCGTCGGCGACGGCGACACCGGCCCGAACACCGGCGGCATGGGAGCTTACTCCCCGGCACCGGTCGTGACCGACGAAATCCACCGGCGCGCCATGGATCAGGTGATCTGGCCGACGGTGCGCGGCATGGCGGCGGAAGGCAACACCTACGTCGGCTTCCTGTACGCCGGCCTGATGATCGCCGCCGATGGCCAGCCGAAGGTGATCGAATTCAACTGTCGTTTTGGCGATCCCGAAACCCAGCCGATCATGCTGCGCCTGCGTTCCGATCTGGTGGAACTGTGCCTGGCGGGTGCCGAAGGCCGCCTGAACGAGAAAAGCTCCGACTGGGACGAACGCCCTGCGCTCGGCGTGGTGCTGGCGGCCGGCGGTTATCCGGGGGACTATCGCAACGGCGAAGTGATCCAGGGGTTGCCGCAGCAGGAAAGCGCCGACGGCAAGGTCTTCCATGCCGGTACGCGCCTGCAGGGCGATGACGTCGTCACCAGCGGCGGCCGCGTGCTGTGCGTAACGGCGCTGGGCGACACCGTGGCGCAGGCGCAGCAACGCGCCTACCAGCTGGCGGAAGGCATTCAGTGGCCGGGCAGCTTCTGCCGCAAAGATATCGGTTATCGCGCGATTGCGCGCGGCAAGTGATTTGGCCGTCTAAGGTCATGATGGGAGGCTCCGCAGCGCGGGGCCTTTTTTACAGCTGGTCTTCTTTCGGTTCCCAGCTGCAGAAGTCGTCGTTCGCCACCAGCAGCAGTTCGCTGCCTTCGGGCGCTTCCAGCCAGGCGACGCTCACCGGCCGGCTACTGCTGCGGGCGCGTTTCTCGATCCAAACGATGGAGGCGGCATCCAGCCCCGGTTTCATGCGTTGGCCGTCGCAGGTTTGCACCTCGCCCTGCATCCAGCGCCCCTGCAGCAATTTCACCTTGCCGGCTCGCAGCGCATTGCTCACTTCAAGGATCCGCCGCGCCTGATATTGGTACAGAGCGATTTCATCGCTGGTCAACGGTTCGCGGCGTGTCGCCAACTGGCGCTGCATAAAGCTCACCGTGCCGTCGTCGGCAAAGCGCAGCTGAATGGAATCTCGATCGCCGTCGGCGTCGTTGCGTTTGATTTGGCGCAGCACGTCGCCCTGATAGGTGTACAGCGTGGTGATGGTACCCGGACCACGGTAAGGGCTGTAGACGCTGACCAACACCTGCGGACGATGTTGCTCATCGTCTTTACGCCACAGGCGTATCACACCCTGATCGGCCACGAAGCCGCTGGCGGTAAAGCTGGGGATATCGGAATGGAAACTGCAGGCACTCAGGCCGACGGCGATGCCAACGGCCATGAGCGCCCGACGAGCAAACAAAAGGGGCGCCATCGCCCCCCTGTTTATTCTTTTCACCGAGGCGCGATCTTATTTAACAGCGTCTTTCAGTGCTTTGCCAGAAACGAACGCAGGCACGTTGGCTGCTGCGATTTTGATTTCTTTGCCAGTCTGTGGGTTGCGGCCAGTGCGCTCGCTACGATGGTTTACTTTGAAAGTACCGAAGCCAACCAATTGTACTGCATCACCTTCTTTCAGAGACTCAGTAATAGCAGCCAGGGTGGATTCCAGAGCCAGTTTAGCTTGTGCTTTGGAAAGGTCAGCCTTGTCCGCGATTACATCAATCAGTTGAGTCTTGTTCATAAGTTATCCTTACAGTGTGTTTATCGTTTGCAAAGCATCGAGTGCGACGGATATGCCGATTGACAGCACTCTCCTGCATACACGCACCGATAGCCACTTTTTTTACGCCCCCCAAATGTAGACCAGACAGGGTGCGGATGTGAAGCCTTAAGGCATGACAAATCAGGCGTTAAATCACGTTTTGTTGCCTTATTGCGCTAAATTTATCCCGATGTTGCTGACACCGGCCTCTCGCAGGTCGGATCGCAGCCCCTTGATCAGGTCTATATCGCGCTCTTCACAGGCGTCCAACAGGCGGAAAATTTCCCATTGAATGTCCCATTCTTCCTCTACCGCAGGCAAACTTTCCAACTCTTCGTCGGTCATTTCCTTACCGGCTTGGGTCATTTCCAACATCGCCACGGTGCGAATCGATGTTTCGCTGATGGCAATGGCGTGCTCCAGCGTCTCCCCGCCGAGCCGCGAATGGATCAGTTCCCCTAATGCGATACAGGCATCAATTGCCGGGTAAACGCCGTAAAGATCGTAATCTTCCGCCGACGGAATCGCCTCTTCCAACTTCTCGAGCTGGCTGTCGAAGTTGACCTTGGCGTCCTTCACCACCAGCGTTTCCCACACCAAATCCAGAATGCGGCGATAAACCGCCGGATCGCCGAACTCGGTCTGTTTGCAGAACATCTGGTAATTCGGGTACATACGCTCGCACAAACTGGCCATAAAGGTCAAATGTTGCCAGGCCTCGAGCCGTTCCAGACGTAAATGAATCGGGTTACGTAGCATGCTTTACTCTCTTACGCGTTATCTGCGGCGCAGTGTACCCGAAATCGCTCATGGCGACACCTCCGGATGCTGCTGCAACCAACGCTGAAACGCCGGACGGCGCGACGCGATGGCGTCGGCCCAGCGGGTCGGCTCCGGTAATCGGTAGCCCGCCATGCAGCGTTGCACCCATGCCAGCGCGCTGTCGGCGCTCACGCGATGGCCGGTAGAGATGAACAGCGGGTTGCAACGCGCCTTGCTGCGCCACACCCAGCCCAGCGGTTCACCCTTATCTTCCAGCGGCGCCAGCGCGCCGACGGCGGCGTCCAGCGGCGCGAATTTGCCGCACAGGCGCTTCTTGGCCACGCCGATGGTCGGCACATCGACCAGCAGGCCGAAATGGCTGGCGACGCCGAGACGCCGCGGATGCGAAATGCCATGCCCATCGACGAAGATCAGCCCCGGTTTCTGCTGCAGCTGCCCCCAGGCGGCCAACAGCGCCGGGTATTCGCGAAACGACAGGAAGCCCGGGATGTAGGGCATGACGGTGGCGATGCGCGCCACCTGATACTCCACCAGCTCCAGCGACGGATAGCGCAGAATGGCGATGGCGGCGCGCGTCACCGCCCCTTCTTGCTCGAAGCCCACGTCGGCGCCGGCGATGAAAGTCGGCGGTTCGGCCGGCAGATCGTCGTAGCGAATGACTTCAGCCGCGCGCCGCAGCTGTTCGGCGCGCAGGGCCGCCATATCGGTCACATCGGATCCTTAACGGTGGTATTTCGCCGAGTGCGCGTGTACCGCCTCGACGAAGGCGCCGGCGTGCTCCGGCGGCACATCCTGATGGATGCCGTGGCCCAGGTTGAACACATGGCCGTTGCCGTGGCCGAAACCGGCCAGAATGGTCTCCACTTCTTCCGCGATGCGCGCCGGGGAGGCATACAGCATCGACGGATCCATATTGCCCTGCAGCGCCACTTTGTCGCCGACGCGCCGACGCGCGTCGGCGATGTCGGTGGTCCAATCCAGCCCCAGCGCATCGCAGCCGGTGGCGGCCATCGCCTCCAGCCACTGCCCGCCGCCTTTGGTGAACAGCGTCACCGGCACGCGGCGGCCGTCGTTTTCACGCAGCAGCCCGTCGACGATCTTGTGCATGTAGTGCAAAGAGAACTCGCGGTAGTCGCGCCCGGTCAGCACGCCGCCCCAGGTGTCGAACACCATCACCGACTGCGCGCCGGCTTTGATCTGGGCATTGAGGTACAGGATCACGCTGTCCGCCAGCTTGTCCAGCAACAGATGCAGCGTGGCCGGTTCGGCATACATCATCTTCTTCAGCTTGGTGAAGGCTTTGCTGCTGCCGCCTTCGACCATATAAGTCGCCAGCGTCCACGGGCTGCCGGAGAAGCCGATCAGCGGCACTTCGCCCTTCAGCTCGCGGCGAATGGTGCGCACCGCGTTCATCACATAGCCCAGCTCCACTTCCGGATCGAACACCGGCAGCTTGTCGACGTCGGCGCGGCAGGTAACGGGGGAGCTGAAACGCGGGCCTTCGCCGGCTTCAAAGTACAGGCCGAGCCCCATAGCGTCGGGAATGGTGAGAATGTCGGAGAACAGGATGGCGGCGTCCAGCGCATAGCGGCGCAGCGGCTGCAGCGTGACCTCGCAGGCCAGCTCCGCGTTCTTGCACAGCGACATGAAATCACCGGCCTGGGCGCGGGTCGCCTTGTACTCCGGTAAATAACGACCGGCCTGGCGCATCATCCATACGGGGGTCACATCCACCGGCTGGCGCAACAGCGCGCGCAGGTAGCGATCGTTCTTCAACTCAGTCATTTATGGGGCTCCCTTAATAATCTGCCGGCCATTGTACATTATTCTGCCCGGCACAGCGCCACGGTGTCCTCAATCAACCGGCGCGCCACGGTGCCGGGCGGCGGCAACAGCGGCAATTGGTCGTAGCGATACCAGCCAGCGTTGAGCAGCTCCTTGGGATCGTGACGAATTTCCCCCTGATGGTAATCGGCCATAAAGGCCATCATCAGCGAGTGCGGGAACGGCCAGGGTTGTGAAGTGACGTAGCGCAGGTTCTTGATTTCGATATTGCTCTCTTCCATCACTTCGCGCGCTACCGCCTGCTCCAGCGTTTCGCCCACTTCGACGAAGCCGGCCAGCACCGTGTGGATACCGCCGCGATGGCGCACGTGTTGCGCCAGCAGGATCTGATCCTCGCGCCGAATGGCGACGATCACGCAGGGTGCAATCTGCGGATAGTAGCGCTCTTTGCAGTGGCCACACAGGCAGGCGCTCTCGCTGCGGCTGAGGTGCATCTCATGGCCGCAGTAGCCGCAATAGCGATGTGAACGGTAGAAATCCGCCAGCTGCACGCCGCGCCCGGCAAGCTGAAACAGACCGCGATCCAGATCCAACAGCTGACGCACCGAGCCCATCTCCCGCGGCATCGCCTGGCGCACCAGCCAAACCGGCGCACCCGCCCACTCACCGATGGTGCGCGCCATACGGCCCTGCAGCCCGAGGGTGGCGGCCGTCCCCGACGGCAATTCACCGTTCGGTAACCAAAGTTTGCTTTCATGGCTGACGATCCACCAGCCGTTTTCATTGCCCGTTAATGCAAGTTCCATATCGTTGTTGCACAACCTCAGCTTCACTGGCACTCTACGAATCGGCTTTGTTACATTTTAATAACTTACCGGTTACTTTTATTACTTACACGGAGTCAAACATGCTCAACCGTTTGGAAAGGCTGACTCAGCGCGTTGGCGGTAGTAATGAATTAGTTGATCAATGGCTTCAGGCCCGCAAGCAGTTGCTGGTCGCCTACTGCACGCTGGTAGGCCTCAAACCGAATAAAGAAAAGCATACGCCGCTGAATGAAAAAGCGCTGGAGAACTTTTGCCACAACCTGGTGGATTACCTCTCCGCAGGGCATTTTCATATCTATGACAGAATTATCAAACAAGTGGAAGGCGCAGCCAGTCCGAAAATGTCGCTGGCGGTGAACATCTACCCCAAGCTGTGGGCCAATACCGAACAGATCATGGCGTTCCACGATCGCTATACCGAAGTGGATATCGATCAGGAGGTTTGTCTGGAATTCCACCAGGCCTTGTCGGATATCGGCGAAACGCTGGCGGCGCGCTTTGCGCTGGAAGATAAGCTGATCCTGCTGGAGGCGGAAGCCGCGCAGCAACCGCAGCCGGATCCGGCGCGTTAAAATTTTATAGTTTTTTTTCTTATCCCTCCTATACTGGGGGGCATCTTGTCGGAGTGCCTAGCGCCTGATTTGTTCATCGAATCAGCCAGGCTGAGACCGTTAATTCGGGATCCGCGGAACCTGATCGGGTTAATACCCGCGAAGGGAACAAGAGTAATCTATCGCCACAGGCACGGCCTTCCCCTTGTGGGCGCCCTGCCTTATCGGCCACCATCATTACTCCCTCCGAGCTCCAGGCAAGCAACTTTCCCAACCCAACACACTGGTAGGAACTTGCTATGTCTAACGTTAATCCACCGCGCGCCCGTAAAGCGCAACGCGAAGCCGCCCAGCAGTTTATCGACACCCTGCAAGGCATGGCTTTCCCGAACTCACGCCGTATCTATCTGCAAGGCTCGCGCAGCGATATCCAGGTGCCGATGCGCGAAATTCAGCTCAGCCCGACCCTGCTCGGCGGCAGCAAAGACAACCCGCAGTATGAACCCAACGAGGCGATCCCGGTGTATGACACCGCCGGCCCCTACGGCGATCCGCAGGCCAAGCTCGACGTGCACGCCGGTCTCGCCAAACTGCGCGCCGGCTGGATCGACGCGCGCGGCGATACCGCCACCCTCAGCGGCGCCAGCTCCGGCTTCACCCAACAGCGGCTGGCGGACGAGGGGCTGGATCATCTGCGCTTCGAACATCTGCCGCTGCCGCGCAAGGCGCTGCCGGGCAGGCGCGTGACCCAGCTGCACTATGCCCGCGCCGGCATCGTCACCCCGGAGATGGAGTTCATCGCCATCCGTGAAAACATGGGGCGCGAGCGCATTCGCGGCGAGGTGCTGCGCCACCAGCACCCGGGCCAAAGCTGGGGCGCCAACCTGCCGGACAACATCACGCCGGAGTTCGTGCGCCATGAAGTGGCCGCCGGCCGCGCCATCATTCCCGCCAACATCAATCACCCGGAGGCGGAGCCGATGATCATCGGCCGCAATTTCCTGGTGAAGGTGAACGCCAATATCGGCAACTCGGCGGTCACGTCGTCGATCGAAGAAGAGGTGGAGAAGCTGGTGTGGTCCACCCGCTGGGGCGCGGACACCGTGATGGATCTCTCTACCGGCCGCTATATTCACGAAACCCGCGAGTGGATTCTGCGCAACAGCCCGGTGCCCATCGGCACCGTGCCGATCTACCAGGCGCTGGAGAAGGTCAACGGCGTGGCGGAAAACCTCACCTGGGAGATGTTCCGCGATACGCTGCTGGAACAGGCGGAGCAAGGAGTCGACTACTTCACCATCCACGCCGGCGTGCTGCTGCGCTACGTGCCAATGACCGCCAAACGCCTGACCGGCATCGTGTCGCGCGGCGGCTCGATCATGGCCAAATGGTGTCTGTCGCACCATCAGGAAAACTTTCTCTATCAGCATTTCCGTGAAATCTGTGAGATCTGCGCCGCCTACGACGTTTCGCTGTCGCTCGGCGACGGCCTGCGCCCCGGCTCGATTCAGGACGCCAACGACGAAGCCCAGTTCGCCGAGCTGCATACGCTGGGCGAGCTGACCAAAATCGCTTGGGAATACGACGTGCAGGTGATGATCGAAGGCCCGGGCCACGTGCCGATGCAGATGATCCGCCGCAACATGACCGAAGAGCTGGAACACTGCCACGAAGCGCCGTTCTACACCCTCGGCCCGCTGACCACCGATATCGCCCCGGGCTATGACCATTTCACCTCCGGCATCGGCGCGGCAATGATCGGCTGGTTCGGCTGCGCCATGTTGTGTTATGTCACGCCGAAAGAACACCTCGGCCTGCCGAACAAAGAGGACGTCAAGCAGGGCCTGATCACCTACAAGATCGCCGCTCACGCCGCCGATCTGGCCAAAGGCCATCCGGGTGCGCAGATCCGCGATAACGCCATGTCCAAGGCGCGTTTCGAATTCCGCTGGGAAGATCAGTTCAATCTGGCGCTCGATCCGGCCACCGCCCGCGCCTATCACGACGAAACCCTGCCGCAGGAGTCCGGCAAGGTCGCCCACTTCTGCTCGATGTGCGGGCCGAAATTCTGCTCGATGAAAATTTCGCAGGAGGTGCGCGACTACGCCGCGGCCCAGGAGGCCGCCAAGCCGATCGAAGTGCAGCTGACCGGCATGGAGAAAATGTCCGCCGAGTTCCGCGCCCGCGGCAGCGAGCTGTATCACAGCGCCGGCACCCTGCAAGAGGAGACAAGCAATGACTGATATCACGACCCCCTTCCCGGCTACGCCCCACAAGCTGGGGCTTTACCCGGTCGTCGACAGCGTGGAATGGATCGCTCGCCTGCTGGAGGCCGGCGTCACCACCATCCAGCTGCGCATCAAGGATCTGCCTGACGAGCAGGTCGAAACGGATATCGCCGCCGCCATCGCGCTAGGCCAGCGTTATCAGGCGCGGCTGTTCATCAACGACTACTGGCGGCTGGCGATCAAGCACGGCGCTTACGGCGTGCATCTGGGCCAGGAGGATCTCGATACCACCGATCTGGCGGCCATTCACCGCGCCGGTCTGCGGCTAGGCGTGTCCACCCATGACGACGCCGAGCTGGCGCGCGCGCTGGCGGTGAAACCTTCCTACATCGCGCTGGGGCACATCTTCCCCACCCAAACCAAAGACATGCCTTCGGCGCCGCAGGGGCTGGCGGAGTTGAAACGCCACATCGCCGGCCTGGCGGATTACCCGACGGTGGCGATCGGCGGGATCAGCATCGATCGCGTACCGGCAGTGCTGGCGTGCGGCGTCGGCAGCGTGGCGGTGGTCAGCGCCATCACCCAGGCGCCGGACTGGCGCGCGGCGACGGCCGAGCTATTGCGGCTGATCGAAGGCGAGGATCCGAACGATGCTTAACGATCAGGAATTCCTGCGCTACAGCCGCCAGCTGCTGCTGGAGGACGTCGGCCCGGAAGGCCAGGAGAGGCTCAAGCGCGCCACGGTGCTGATCGTCGGTTTGGGCGGGCTCGGTTCCCCGGCTTCGCTGTATCTGGCCGCCGCCGGCGTCGGCACGCTGCTGCTGGCCGACGACGACCAGCTGCATGTCACCAACCTGCAGCGGCAAATCCTCTACCGCAGCGCCGATACCGCCACCGGCAAGGCGGCGCTGGCGCAACGCCACCTGCAGGCGCTGAACCCGTTGGTGGAATCCATCCCGCTGGCGCAGCGGCTGCAGGGGCAAGCGCTGCGCGACGCGGTCGCCCGCGCCGATCTGGTGCTGGACTGCTGCGACAATATGGCGACCCGTCATGAGGTCAATGCCGCCTGCATCGCCGCCGCCAAGCCGCTGATCAGCGGCAGCGCGGTCGGCTTCAGCGGCCAGCTGCTGGTGCTCGAGTCGCCCTATGCGCACGGCTGCTACGCCTGCCTGTACCCGGAGCAGGAAGAGCCGCAGCGCAACTGCCGCACCGCCGGGGTGCTCGGCCCGGTGGTGGGCGTGATCGGCACTCTGCAAGCGCTGGAAGCCATCAAGATGCTGGCCGGTATGCCTTCCTCCCTCAACGGCAAGCTGCGGCTGTTCGACGGCAAGCAGCAGAGCTGGAGCACGCTGCAACTGAGCCAGGCCCGCGCCTGCCCGGTATGCGGAGGCGCGGCATGAAGATCCGTCTGAACGACCAACCGCTGGAGCTGGCGCAGCCGCTCAGCGTCGCCGCCCTGCTGACCCAGCTGGAACGCCACCAGCCGGGCACTGCGCTGGCGATCAACCAAACCATCATCCCGCGCGCCGACTGGGCCGACCATCAGGTGCAGGACGGTGACGACATTTTGCTGTTTCAAGCGATCGCCGGAGGCTGACATGCTGAAAATCGCCGATACCACTTTTACCTCGCGCCTGTTCACCGGCACCGGCAAGTTCGCCACTCCGGCGTTGATGCTGGAGGCGCTGGCGGCCTCCGGCTCACAGCTGGTGACCATGGCCATGAAGCGCGTCGATCTGCGCGGCGGCAACGACGCCATTTTGGCGCCGCTGCAGCAGCTGGGCGTAAGGCTATTGCCCAACACCTCCGGCGCCAAAACCGCCGCCGAAGCGGTGTTCGCCGCCCGGCTGGCGCGCGAAGCGCTCGGCACCCACTGGGTGAAGCTGGAGATCCATCCCGATGTGAAATACCTGCTGCCGGATCCGATAGAAACGTTGAAGGCGGCGGAAACGCTGGTGAAAGACGGTTTTGTGGTGCTGCCCTACTGCGGCGCCGATCCGGTGCTGTGCAAACGGCTGGAAGAGGTGGGTTGCGCGGCGGTGATGCCGCTCGGCGCCCCTATCGGCTCCAACCGCGGTCTGCGCACCCGTGACTTCCTCGAGATCATCATCGAGCAGGCCAAGGTGCCGGTGGTGGTCGACGCCGGCATCGGCGCGCCGAGCCACGCGCTGGAAGCGATGGAGCTGGGCGCCGACGCGGTGCTGGTGAATACCGCCATCGCCGTGGCGCGCGACCCGGTGCAAATGGCACGGGCGTTTCGCCTGGCGCTGGAGGCCGGCGAGCTGGCGCGCAGCGCCGGATTGGGTGCCTGCCAGCGCGGTGCGGCCGCCTCCAGCCCGCTGACCGCCTTCCTCAGCCAACCAGAGGAGGCGCAGTGATGGCCGACGATTTCAGTAGCCGCTGGCAACAGCTGGATTGGGACGACATTACGCTACGCATCAACGGCAAAACCGCACGCGACGTGGAACGCGCGTTGACCGCCGACAAGCTGACGCGCGACGACTTTATGGCGCTGATCTCCCCCGCCGCCGCGCCGTATCTGGAACCGCTGGCGCAGCGCGCGCAGCAGCTGACCCGTCAGCGCTTCGGCAACGTCGTCAGCTTCTATGTGCCGCTGTACCTTTCTAACCTGTGCGCCAACGACTGCACCTACTGCGGCTTTTCGATGAGCAACCGCATCAAGCGCAAAACGCTGGACGCGGCGGAGATCGCACGCGAGTGCGAAGCCATCAAGGCGCTGGGGTTCGAGCACCTGTTGCTGGTCACCGGCGAACATCAGAGCAAGGTTGGCATGGACTATTTCCGTCAGCACATTCCGGCGATCCGCCGCCACTTCAGCTCGCTGATGATGGAAGTGCAGCCGCTGGCGCAGGACGAGTACGCCGAACTGAAAACGCTGGGCCTGGACGGCGTGCTGGTCTATCAGGAAACCTACCACCCGGCCACCTATCTGCAGCACCATCTGCGCGGGCAGAAGCAGGATTTTCATTGGCGCCTGGCCACGCCGGATCGCCTGGGGCGCGCCGGGATCGACAAGATCGGCCTCGGTGCGTTGATCGGCCTGTCCAACAGCTGGCGCACTGACTGCTACCTGCTGGCGGAACATCTGTTCTACCTGCAGCAAACCTACTGGCAGAGCCGCTACTCGATCTCGTTCCCGCGTCTGCGCCCCTGCGCCGGCGGCATTGAGCCGGCGTCGATCATGAGCGAGCCTCAGTTGGTGCAGCTGATCTGCGCCTTCCGGCTGTTCGCACCGGACGTTGAGCTGTCGCTGTCTACGCGTGAGTCGCCGTACTTCCGCGATCACATGATCCCGGTGGCGATCAACAGCGTCAGCGCCGGATCCAAGACGCAGCCCGGCGGCTATGCCGACGATGTGCCGCCGGAGTTGGAACAGTTCGAGCCGCACGACGGCCGCACGCCACAGCAGGTCGCCGAGGCCATCAGCAACGCCGGGCTGCAGCCGGTGTGGAAAGACTGGGACGGTTATCTGGGACGCAGCACGCAATAAGCGGCAACGTTTACCGCCGCGTGAAGAAAACGCTGGAGCGGCCGCGCAATGCCGAACGCCGGCGCTGGCGCCGGTAACCTCCCCGGCTATAGTGACCTTGCCGACCGCCAAACCCGGCGTCGGCCGGGGCCGTCACCCTCTCGATGGCCCCGCCTTATCCCATCCCGGATCGCGCCGGAGCTTCTCTTGCGCGACGCCGGGCCCTCGTCCGCGGCAACGCGCATATGGCGTATCGCGGCCGGTAAGGGCGTACGGGCAGATTGCCTTGTCGGCTAATGGGCAGTCAGAAAGATGGCATAACGATGTGCGGCACTCACTCAGGAGTGATACTCATAGAGCGCTGTGGCGGCAGAAAAGTGGGAACGAGGATAAGAAGGTACAGCGACGAAGAGAGATTCGAGTGGTCATCCCCGGTGCTGCCATTGGCCCTGGTGTTGGCCGCGGATCTTTTTGCCGCCTGCTCCCTGCTTACGGACAAGAGCAGGCGGTTTATTTTGTGAGACTGGCACCCCCCCAGGACGCGAATCACACAGTATGTGCGCTAATTAACCATACAAACGATTAAATGTGAATGTCTTTTGAGTGTTTTTTTATTTTGCATCGAGTGTATTTTGAGTTTGACAAGCAAAATCAAACTGATATCGCTGCAACCCCCAGTCATCATCTATAATCCAGCACGGGTCCTCGCGCAGGTTTTTCAGCGCTCGCGGTCAACATCAAAAAAAGCCAAGGTTGTCATGAAGAAAACGCCAAATTACATCGATGCAATCAGCGCGTTGCTCACTCTGAAAGGAGTTGGCGACAGAAAGCATGCCTCCACGATGGCCAACATACTGAACCTTCAGTACAACAGCGCCAAACAGAAGCTGGATGGCAAAAGAGGCATCACCCTCGATGAAGTCAAAAAGGTATTTCAGTACTTCAACGAGCCGTTTGCCGGCCAAAGGACGCATAACGCCGTCTTTATCATGAACAGCATTCACAAGCGCTGCAATATTGAGGTTGACGAGCGCCCGGTCACGCAAGCGGACAACGACGAAACCTACGCCTGCAAAAAAGACGATCTTTTCATCATCAACACCAATCGGGAACATGCCGCCGAGGCTCCGCTGTACAAAGTCAACAAGATAGACTTTCTGCCGGCCCCGCGTATCGCGATCCTGGACAATGATGGGGATATTCTCGAACTGTTGAAGAAGATCGCCAGCCGCTACGGCATCGAGACTGAGACCTTTCAGACGGCGGACGCCATGCTGGCCGCGCTGGAACAGCAGTCCTTTGAGGCGTTTATTCTGGACTGGCTGTTGGATTTCGGCGAGACCTCCGAACGCGTCGTGAAGAAAATTAAAGACGCCCTCGATCCGCACGCCCGCATCATCATTCTGACCGGCCAGCTGAATCACTACGAGAAAAACATCGGCGATATGATCCTGCACTATGACGTACATCTGGTGGAAAAACCGACCAAGCCGCTGATTATCTCCTCGCTGCTGCTGTCGAACCTATTCTTTAATTAGTTTGACCGGGATGCGGATCAAAAACGATGAGCCCACTCCTTCGACGGATTTGGCTTTAATGGTACCTTTCATCGTCGTGACGTAATTTTTGATAATGGTCAGCCCCAGCCCCAACCCCTGCCGCGTTTCCCTTTCCACCCCCTGATTGAACGCCTTATACAACCGATCCAGATTTTTGACGTTAAACCCGATGCCGGTGTCTTTTACTCGCAAATACAGATTGCCGTGACATACCTTCACGTTAAGGGTTATCGCGCCGCGGTGGGTAAATTTATCCGCGTTGCTGAGCAGGTTGGCCAATATTCGGTAGAGCTTGTATTTATCAGAACCAATCAGGCCGGCATAAGACGAACGGTGAATCACGAGGCGATTGCCGCGCCCGGCGCCGATGCCGGTTACGGCATCGTCCACCACCTCATTCAGCCGGAAGGTGGAAATATTGATTTTGACTTCCCCCATCTCAAGCCGCGAATAATCCATCACCTCGCGCGTTTGTTCGGCGATCTTATTGCCGTGATAGGAGATCAGGCGGGCTTCTTTTTTCAACTCTTCCTGCGCCAGCTCGTGCTCCATGATATCCGCGGCAATGACGATGGCCTGAGTCGAGCCGGCGATCTCGTGGTAAATGGAAGAGATAAAGATGTTCTTGTTCTTGATGATCTCTTTTAACGAGAAGGCATTTCTCAGCACCAGGAACATCATCAGAAACACCAAAATCAACGAAAAGAGGGCGAACATCTCGGCTTTACTCGAATTCTCCTGGATGATGCCTTTCACTTCGGTAAAGTTTTTAATCTGTATCCGATAAATAATTTCCTGGATATCGACCAGCGTGCCCTCGATATCATCCATATAAGAGAGAATGTCCGCCTTGTTTTTCTGCCCCACCAGCAAGCCGGTGGAGAGATCGTCCAACGTGCGGTACTGCTGCTTCAGCAGCGCAACATTCTTGATGAACTCTTCGTCGTAATAAAAGGAGTCGCTGAAGGTCGAACGGCTCTCCAGGATCTGAATCTTCGAGTTGAAGATTTTCTTTTTGATCTGGAAGGCGTCGTAGTCGTTATTTTCACTGAGCAGCAGCGCGGTTTTGGTTCTTTCAAACGCCAGAAAGAGGATCTCGGCCACCGAGTAGTTGTCCAGATTGGGCTCGATCTGCTTATAGCGTTCTTTTACGCCGCCGAAGTTAATGGCAATCAACAAAATCAATAAGGAGAAGATGGCAACCAACGCGATAAGAGTACCGATCAGTTTTTTGCTCATCTTATTTCAGCTCCAACCGTTTAACTTGCCAGACGGTTTTCGCGTTCACATCCAGGTTATTCAGCTCGGCGTAGCTATCGCGCGGATAAATAATGGCGAACGGCCCCAGTTCCCCCACGTCGATCGGCTTGCCGCCGCGCTGATAGGCGACGATCACGCGGTATTTAGTCATCTCGTCAATCGGCATCGAATAGGAGTAATCATCCCAGGCGAAAGCGCGCACCGACTGGCCCTTCAGATGATAGGCTTTCACCAGCTCCGCAAGCTCAACGCCGGTGAACGTATCTTCCGGGGTGAAATTGGTCGAGGTTTTAATCGTGTGCGACGGCATCGCCTCCAGCATCTGCCGGGTTATCTTGATCTTCTCGCCGTCGAGCGGCTTCAGGTAAAAATAGTCAACGGCCGCATACAGCGGCGCGCTGAACAGCGAAAGCAGCAGTAACGTCATCAATCCGTTGATTTTCATCAGTCACCCTCTTGGCGTTTCACCAGTTCGACCTGGCCGAATTCATCCTGCCCGACCACGGCCCAGCCGTGATGTTGATAAAAGCCTTCGGCTTTGGAGCCGGGATCGGTGGTTAAGTGGATCGCTTCGGCGCCGTGTTCAAACATCCAGTGAGTGATCCGTGCCAGCAAGGCGGAGCCGATCCCCTTCGACTGGTATTCCGGCTTCACGAACAGGCCGCCGATCAGCGGTTCAGGGATGAATAGCCCGAAGCCAACGCCGGCATAGTCGTCGCCATGCTTGCAGATCCAGCCGCCGCCCTGGTTGATGTCCTCCAGCGCCTGTTTGCGCTGCAGATACTGGATCTGATGCGGATGCAGCAGGTTTTCCTCAACGGAAAAGCGGATCTCATACAGGTAAGGCAGGTGTTGCGCCGTCAATTTTTCGAAGGTAATGAGGCTGTCCATGTTCGCACTGTCCTTGGTTGTCAGGTAAAAAGCGCCGGTCAATTTCTGCTGTAACCATAGTAGCAAAGTTTGCTCTGCCCCGGCATGAGGCGAAAAAAAACCGCCCCCGAGGGAGCGGTTTATCTGGCAATGGGCCCGGCATGCCGGGCCCGCGGCGCGGATGACGATTACTCGTCGTCGCTGCCGCCTAGGCCTGCGTTGAGCAGCTCGGCCAGGTTAGCCGTCGCTTCTTCCGCGCTGACTTGCGGAACAACCGGCGCTTCACCCTGAGCACGGCGACGCATGCGATCCTGATGATAAGCGTAACCGGTACCGGCTGGGATCAGACGGCCCACGATGACGTTCTCTTTCAGGCCACGCAGTTCATCACGCTTGCCGGCTACGGCAGCTTCGGTCAGAACGCGCGTCGTTTCCTGGAACGATGCGGCGGAGATGAAGGACTCGGTCGCCAAGGAAGCCTTGGTGATACCCAGCAGATCGCGCGAGAAGGTTGCCGGGATCTTACCTTCAGCTTCCAGCTGACGGTTGGCAATCTTGACGCGAGACACTTCAGCCTGCTCGCCTTCCAGGAACTCGGAGCCACCAGCGCTAACGATAGTGCCTTTACGCAGCATCTGACGAACGATAACTTCGATGTGCTTATCGTTAATCTTAACGCCTTGCAGACGGTAAACTTCCTGCACTTCGTTGGTGATGTAGCGGGTAACCGCATGCACGCCACGCAGACGCAGAATGTCGTGCGGAGACTCTGGGCCGTCGGATACGACGTCGCCACGTTCCACCACTTCGCCTTCGAACACGTTAAGCTGACGCCATTTCGGAATCATCTCTTCGTAAGCGTCGCTGCCGTCCAGCGGAGAGATCACCAGGCGACGTTTGCCTTTGGTCTCTTTACCGAACGAGATAATCCCGCTGATTTCAGCCAGGATTGCCGGCTCTTTCGGACGACGTGCTTCGAACAGGTCGGCAACGCGCGGCAGACCACCGGTAATATCCTTGGTACCGCCGGATTCCTGAGGAATACGCGCCAGGGTATCACCCGCACCGATCTGAATGCCGTCTTCCAGCTGAACGATCGCTTTGCCCGGGAGGAAGTATTGAGCAGGCATATCGGTGCCTGGGATCAATACGTCTTCGCCCTGAGCGTCAACGATTTTCAGTGCCGGACGCAGGTCTTTACCGCTACCGGTACGCTCTGCGCTGTCCAGAACTACCAGAGAGGACAAACCGGTCAGTTCGTCGGTCTGGCGAGTAATGGTCTGGCCGTCGACCATGTCCGCGAAGCGAATGAAGCCGCTGACTTCACTGATGACCGGCATGGTGTGCGGATCCCAGTTAGCGACGGTTTCGCCGCCGTTAACTTCTTCACCGTCGCCTTTGCCCATCACGGCACCGTAAGGCACCTTGTAGCTTTCTTTGGTACGACCGAATTCGTCGATCAGTTTCAGTTCGGTGTTA